>Ga0156538_115_pt1 | contig 24014 bp, 20 predicted proteins | sample RifOxyB2_FD_111933 | JGI IMG/M metagenome (GOLD analysis project Ga0156538, IMG submission 111933) | Candidatus Jacksonbacteria bacterium RIFOXYB2_FULL_44_15
AACACCTTCGGCGGCGGCGTGACTGTTTCCTTATACGTCAGTCCGTAGTATTCACTAGTCGCCGAAATTTCCGCGCTTTGTTTATCAGCTACCACTGTGACTTCGTATCGAAAGTAAGACTGATCTCCGATCGGCCGAAAATCAATCTCATCAAAATCAGAATTCACTGGCCACAAAGTCGGCTCTGCGTCATTTCCTCCATTTTTTGGAGTTGCCTGGCAAACCGGATAAACCTGATGCGCTTTATAATATGTTTGCAGTCTATCCGTGATAAACGACATATTAACAGTAGCTTCTGCAACTAGATCTTTTTTGTCACGGTTTTCATCCCAGCGGACTACAAGATATGCTATTAACAGAACAAATACGAACCCGACAACCAACGTAATTTTGTTTCCTTTCACAATCCTATCCCCTTTCAGTTGTAATTTTTTTAAACTTATTCAATTGTCAATTGCCTCTTTTATAACATAAAACTAATAAAAAAGCAATATGCAAACAAATTACCTCCAAAAACTAATCCAACGCCAAAATCTCACAACTTTAGAGGCCGCGGCTTTAATGCGCCAAATGATGAGCGGACAGCTGCCAGAAATACAAATAGCCGCTATTTTAACGGCCATGGCCGCCAAAGGCGAAACGATTTCTGAGTTAACCGGCATGGCAAAGGTAATGCGCGAATTTAGCGTAAAAGTTCCTATCAAAAATCCTTTGCTTGACACCTGCGGCACTGGCGGATCAGGACTCGCGCGTATCAATGTCTCCACAGCCAGCGCATTTGTCTTAGCCGCCTGCGGCGTCCGCGTCGCCAAACACGGCAATCGGGCGGCCTCAGGCCGAGTTGGAAGTTTTGATCTCTTGGAAACGCTCGGCGCAAAAATTGATTTAACGCCACAGCAAGTGGCCAAAACCATAAAATTGACTGGCCTCGGCTTTATGTTTGCTCCGCTTCATCATCCGGCAATGAAACATGTTGGGAACGTTCGGCGCCAGCTTGGCATCAAAACCGTTTTTAATATTCTGGGGCCGCTAACTAATCCAGCTTCTGCCAGTTATCATGTCCTCGGAATATCTGATCCCAACCAAGGCCCAAAAATAATCCAGGTAATGCGCGCCCTCGGCAACAAACGCGTTTTAGTGGTGGCTGGTGAAGATGGCTTGGACGAAATTACTCTCTCCGGCCAAACGCTCGTTTGGGAATTGACTGCCGCTGGCAAAATTAAAACTTACAAAATCAAGCCCGCGGATTTTGGACTTAATACAGTGCCATTTGATAAAATTAAAGGCAGGGATAAAGAATATAACGCCAAAATTATCCGTGATGTTTTCAGCGGCCTTGAGACCGGGCCGTACCGCGATTTGATCGCCTTAAACGCGGCTGCCGGACTTTATATTTATGGAAAAGCAAAATCAATCAAAGAAGGCTTAAGGCTGGCAAAGCTGGCGATCAAAAATGGCACCGCCCAAACAAAACTCGAAACTTATGTTAAATTAAGTAATAATTAGCTGTTGATTAAAATAATAATCAGAGTAAAATATAGAAAAAGAATAAATCGGGCATTAAAAAAGGCGGGGGAGGTGCCCCCGTCTAATTTTTACCTAAAATCCATGGACATCCTAAACAAAATTATCAGCCATCAAAAAAAAGACGTCGCCAAACGCCAAAAAAAACGGCCTTTATCTTCTTTTATCGATCAAGTTACCAAAAGCGAACGCAATTTTAGAGAGGCGTTAACCGGCCGCGCCAGTTTAACGCCAATCGACAAATTACCCAGGCCGCGTTTGATCGCGGAAATTAAAAAAGCCAGCCCTTCAGCTGGTGTAATTCGGGCTAATATTGATCGCGAGCTTCTAAAAATTGTCGCGACTTTTAATCAATTCGCCGCCGCCATCTCAGTGATCACGGAAAAAAAATTTTTCCAAGGTAGCCTCAACCGTTTACAAAAAGTTCGTGATCTAACGCCGCTACCGACACTGGCCAAAGATTTTATTCTCGATGAATATCAACTGTACGAAGCGCGCCTGCATGGCGCCGACGCCGTGCTTTTAATAGCCCAGGGCAATGAGCCAGGGCAAATAGAATTTCTGGAAAAAATGATCGGCATTGCCCATAGTTTAGGCATGGACTCCTTGGTCGAAACGCATACCGTAGAAGATGTAAAAACCGCGCTCGCCGCTGGCGCAGAAATAATCGGCATCAACAACCGCGATTTGGCGACCTTTAAAATTGATTTTGACACGACCGCTAATCTCTTGCCTTACATCCCAGAAGATATCGTAATCGTTTCGGAAAGCGGTTATAAAACTCCGCTTGATATACAACGCATCGGTGATCGAGTTGACGCGGTGCTGATTGGGACAGGATTACTGCAAAGTTCAAACTTGCCGCAGACATTTGAGCAGTTGTTTACACGGGTTGGAAAAACCTAGGCGATACTTATTTATAGCTCTCACATCTTCCTCGCCACGATAATCATTTTATTTTCCTGCCTGATGATCCGGCCTAAAACAAACACTAAATCTAACCCCAATTTTTGAAATTGAGCTAGTAGATTCTGCTTTTTAAAAACGCGCCCTACGCTGGTGCGGGTAGAATAAATTTTGACGACATTAAAACCTGCTTCTCCAAGTAATTTCGACATCGTGGCTTGGTGAAACAACACCACATGATGCAAACCATGCAAAGTCCGGGCCGGCTCTCTCCATCCCAGGCGATATAAAAAATAAGCGACTTTATTGATCAGCGCGCGGCTGTTCGGAGTTTCGATTACCAACAGCCCATTTTTTTTTACTAATTGAGCGCACTTAGCCAGCAGTTGCCGCGGGTTAGTAACGTGCTCGATAATATCCCACAAAGTTATTAAATCGTAATTTTGACTTTGAGCCGAAAAATCATCAATCCGACCGGCAAAAACTTGGATGCTAAAACGCTCTTGGCTCGCCTTGGCCGCGGCAGACGAAAGCTCTATCCCCTGCCCCTGCCAATCCAGCCGCCGGCAAACCTCCAACCAAACTCCATGGCCAGAACCGACATCCAAAACACGCGCTCCGACTGGTATCTGATGTCGATCCTGTAACCACAGCGCCTTTTCGATCACCTCACGGCCGCTCCGTGTTTTAAAATAGTCTGGCCGGTTTAGCTCGCGATAGTAAGGCTCATCAACACCCAAAACATCATAAGACTGATAAAATTGATTCAACTCTTGAGTTGATGGGGGCGGACTGGCAAAATAGGTGCCGCAAATCTGGCAAAAAACTAAATCATGGCCTTCGTGATAATCCGGACGCGGCAGGTAAGAAATGATGTTGGTGCTTGACGAACAAATCGGACAAGTCATATCACTACTTTTGATTAGCCCCAGATTTTGATCAAGATACCGACTAACAAAAGCGCCACCACGTTAAGAATTTTAATCATCGGATTGATCGCCGGCCCAGCGGTATCTTTGTAAGGATCGCCGACCGTGTCCCCGGTAACTGCGGCTTTGTGAGCCTCGCCGCCTTTGCCGCCGAAATTGCCGGATTCGATGTATTTTTTGGCGTTATCCCAGGCCGCGCCGCCGGTTGTCATCGAAATCGCCACAAACAACCCAGTCACAATCGCGCCAACTAAAAGTCCGCCCAAAGCCTGAGGCCCTAAAATCAGCCCGACTAAAATCGGGGCCAAAACCGGAATCAAGGCCGGTACAATCATCTGCTTTAACGCGCCAGCGGTAACGATATCAACCGCCCGGCTGTAATCAGGTTTGGCAGTCCCCTGCATGATGCCTTTGATTTCGCGAAACTGCCGACGCACTTCCTCCACCACGTGGCCAGCCACTTTACCAACCGCTTGCATGGCGTACGACGCGAACAGATACGGCAAAAGTCCGCCGATAAACAAGCCGACGATAATTCGCGGCGAAGATAAATCAAAATTTAAACCGCTCCCAAAATCACCTCGTCCGATAAACTCCTGAACATACGCGGCGAATAAAACCAAAGTCGCGAGCGCCGCTGAACCGATGGCATAACCTTTAGTCACCGCTTTGGTGGTGTTGCCGACCGCATCCAGCGGATCAGTAACCTCCCGGACCGTCGCCGGCAAATCAGCCATCTCGGCAATGCCGCCGGCGTTGTCGGTAATCGGGCCATAGGCGTCAATCGCCACGATGATGCCGGTTAAAGACAACATCGCCACCGCGGCAATCGCGATGCCGAATAGGCCGGCCAAAGAATACGCGCCTAAAATTCCGGCCGCGATCACGAGTATCGGCCAGGCGGTTGACTTCATGCCCACCGCCAATCCGGCAATAATATTAGTGCCATGTCCGGATTTGGATGCCTCGGCAATGCTTCGCACTGGCCGGTGTTCGGTGGAAGTATAATATTCGGTAATGTAAAAAAGTAACCCAGTCACCACTAACCCGATGGCCGCGGAAAAAAATAATTTTTGGCTGTCGATTGCAGGATTCCCGGCAAAAAACTGATTCGTTACCCAATAAAAACCGATCGCCGCGAGCACGCCACTCCAAATAAGCCCTTTATACAAAGCGCCCATAATTGAACCCCGGGCTGATAATTTGATAAAAAAAGTTCCGACGACCGAAGCGATAATCGCCACTCCGCCTAAAACGAGCGGGTACCACAGCACCAGCGGTTGGCCGGGAAAAAGAAGTGATCCCAAAAGCATTGCCGCGATAGTGGTAACGGCGTAAGTTTCGAACAGATCAGCGGCCATGCCAGCGCAATCGCCGACATTATCGCCCACGTTATCGGCGATTACTGCCGGGTTGCGCGGATCGTCTTCCGGGATACCGGCCTCCACCTTGCCGACCAAGTCAGCTCCGACGTCGGCCGCTTTGGTGTAAATTCCGCCGCCTAACCGCGCGAACACCGAAATCAAACTGGCGCCAAAACCTAAACCAATCAAAGCTTTAACATCACCGGTAGCTAAATAAAAACCGGCCACTCCGAGCAGTGCCAAACTCACCACTAAAAGTCCGGTGATAACTCCGCCGTTGACCGCCGTATAAAACGCCGCCGCCAAACCAGACTTGGCCGCCTCGGCAGTGCGGACGTTGGCTTTAACCGAAATCAGCATGCCGATAATGCCGGCTGAGGCCGATAAAACCGCGCCCACCAAAAATCCAATGGCTGTTGGCAATCCTAAAAAAATCAAGAGTACTGCCATAATCGCCACCGCCAAAAAGGCTACCGTTTGATATTGGCGCTTTAAATATGCTTTAGCGCCGGTTTCGATCGCCGCGGCAATCTCCGTCATTTTGCCGCTTCCTGGCGACTGCCGTAAAATTTTTCGAATGATGATGATGGCGTATAAAACGCCGATGCCTCCTGCTATTAGGGGAAATAGTCGCAACATAATTTCTAATTTCTAATTTCTAATTTCTAATTCCTGCCTGCCGGCGAGGCAGGTCTAAACAAAACTAGCTATTAGAAATTTTGATCATTATTCATTATTCTTTGATCTTTGCTACTTGATCTCTATTTGACCTTTGAGCCACAGAATAGCCTCGCGACTCAACAGCCGGCCGCGAACCGATGCCGCTAACCGCGCTAAATCTATCTGTTTTTTGGCCTGTTCCGTCGATGGAAACCGCGACAAAATTTTATTGATCTCTTCTGCCACTACAGAATCCGCTATTTCTATTTTTTGCGCCGCCACAACAACCGCGATAATCGCTTCTATTTTGACGCGTTGTTCGGCCTCGACGCTTAAATCTTTTAAAATATCCTCCTCTGTTTTTTTAATGCTTTCCAAATACTTGGCCCACACCCCGCCCATGCGTTCAATATTATATTTATATTCACCGAGCAAATCCTGCTGGCGCGCGGTTACCAATTCCTCGGCAATCGGGGTAAACTGCGACCCCTTAACCAAAGCGTCAATCATCGCCAGCTCTTGCCGATCGTTCTCGCTTTCTTTATGTTCCAGCCGCAAATTTTCGGCCAGCTGATCTTGCAACACTTTAAGATTCGTAAACTTGGGATTAACGGCGCGGGCAAAATCATCAGTCAGCTCGGGCAATGTAATCTGCCAGACTTTATTGATTTTGATTTTTACTTCCGCCGACTTCCCGGCATAACGCTTCTCGTGATAATTCTCCGGAAATTTTTGCTGGAAAGTTTTTTCTTCGCCGGCCGTAAGACCTAAAATATTTTCGGTAAAACCGTCAATCATCTTTGTATCGCCTAAAATTACCGCTTGATTTTTTACCTCGTCGGTTTGACCATTCTCTTTAGTAATAGTGGTTAGCACGTCGAGCTCAACCTTATCACCGATCTCCGCCGGCCCGGACTTTAGCGCTTCGGTCGCGCGTATTTGCTGTAATTGCTTGAGGATCGCCGCTTCTTCTTCGGACGTGATTTTGACCGGTTTCGCCGCGATTTTTATTTTTTGGAGCTCCGGCAGAGTCGCCTCCGGCAAAATTACGACCTCAACCTTATATTCCAAATCATTCCCCGGCGCCACTTTTAAAACATCAACCTTAGGCTGGCGCGCCGGCTTAAGGCCTTCCGCGATAATCGCTTCGTCATAAGTGTCCTGGATAATGTCTTCCAAGGACGACGTCAGCAATTTCATCTCGCCCAGCTGGCCGCGAATAATTTGCAGAGGCGCCTTGCCCGGCCGAAAGCCTTGGATATCCATCTTCTCGCCCAGTTCCAGCGCTTTACTGCGCAAAAATTTTTCGCATTTTTCCGCTGGCACGGTAATGTAAAGGATGATTTTACCTGGGGCCAATTGTTCCTGTTTGACTTTCATAATGATTTAAATAATTAAGTTTGATCCTCGTCTGGTGATGTTACTACTTCTACTTCTGGAATGATTTCGGTTTCCGCGACCGGTTCTTGATCTATAGATTCATCTTTGACGACTTTGACAACTTTGTCTTTTTTGGCAGTACCTGTCTTCTTTTTCTTTTTAGCTTTGGGCTTGGCTTCGTTTTTTTGCTCTTCATCTTTTTTGATTTCCTCGGCCGCTACCTCGCCTTCGGCCTTTTGACCGCCCTCGACATCAGCCTCAACTTCGGCGATTTTTTCGCCGGTTTCGAATTGAACAATATCTATCTTCCATCCGGTGAGCTTAGCGGCCAACCGAACATTCTGCCCGCCTTTGCCGATAGCGAGTGACTGCTGTTCGGATTTGACGGTTACCCGCGCCTGGCGCGTTGCGGCATCCAAAATCTCCACTGATCCCACTTTAGCCGGCGACAAACTGGCGGCAATATATTTCTCTGGTACCTCGTTCCATTCGATAATGTCAATCTTTTCGCCGCTTAATTCATCAATCACCGCATTGACGCGGGCTCCCCGCTGGCCGACGCAAGAACCGATTGGGTCAATGTTTTCTTCGTGCGCCACCACGGAAATTTTTGATCGCGACCCAGCTTCCCGGGCGACAGATTTAAGCTCCACGGTACCGCTTTCTATCTCCGGCACTTCCAACTCGAATAACGCCCGCACTAAATCGCGATGCGCCCGCGAAACAATAATTTCCGGGCCTTTCGGGGTCATCTCGACGCTTAAAAGCAAAACCTTAATCCGCTGGCCAATATGATAATGGTCACCAGGGATTTGTTCGCGATACGGCAAAATGGCGTTCACCCGGCCAATATCAACCATCACCACCGAGCCTTCGGTGCGTTGCACCAGGCCGCTCATCATTTTATTTTCTTTGCTCTTGTATTCTTTAAAAATTGTTTCCCGCTCAGCTTCGCGAATCCGCTGAATAATCACCTGCTTGGCGGTCTGCGCGGCCATCCGGCCAAAATCATGGGGCACTTCCAAATCAGCCTTGTACTGATCCCCGACTTGGAGCGCGGCATCAACTTTGCGGGCTTCGGAAACCGTGATCTGCGTCCGTGGGTTAAATTTTAACAACACCTTGCCATCCTCAATTAATTTTTTGTCGTCGTTTAAATCAACCGGCTCATTCGTCGATTCCTCTTTTTCGATGATCTGGCCGTCCGGCATAAACAAAGCCGCTTTTTTCTTCTGGCGCGCCAGTTTGTAAGCCTCTTCCAGGAGTTCCGGCGAAACGTCAGCCACGACTTCTTTGATATCGTAAACCTTAAATTGGCCGCCTTTCGGCTCCAGCACCACGCTGATATTCTGTAGTTTGTCGGCAAAATCCTTGCGGTAAGCGGCGGCCAGCGCCAATTCGACCGTCGCCACCACCGCCTCTTCTGGAATTTGTTTTTCTTCGCAAATTTGTTTAATTACATTGTATAAATCAGGTGTCATAATAATTAAGAGGTACGAGCAAAACATTTAGCTAGCGTTGCTCTTACCTAATTAACGTGGCAGATCGCCAAATGCGAAAGTTCTACCTACTAATTAAAATGACTAGTAGCCTAATACCACTAGTCACCAGAGTTCATCTGTTATTCCTGCCCCAAGTATAGCAAACTTAATAAATGATGACAAGAGGGTAAATTTGCGTTATACTTTTGGTATGTTCAAACATCTAATCAAGCACCTGTTGATTGATACGCTCTACTTTCCGGTCTGGTGGTACACCGCCGGCTTTTTTCGCGTTTTAGGCTGGGCCAAGGAATCGTTGATCGGGATCGAGCGAGTCGCGGCTTTAAAAATCTGGTTAAAATCGATGTTTAAGCCGATGTTTCAGGATACTACGCGCTCTGGCCGGTTGATCAGTTTTTTTATGCGCTTGGTGCTGTTGATCTTTAAACTGTTGATGGTAATTGTTTGGGCGGTATTTTTAGGAGCGATCCTGCTCGCCTGGTTGCTCTTGCCGATAACCATCATCTGGCTTTTATTAAAATCATTTTATATTGACCTCGTTGATTTAAGCAAATTAATTAAAGGGATGTAATCGCCTATGATCGCCTATCTTAAAGGGTCGGTAAGTAATGTAACCGGCGAAACCGCGACAGTGATTGTCAACGGGACAATCGGTTTCCAAGTTTGGCTGGCGGAAGACGACCTCTTAACAATAAAAAAAGGAGCGGAAGTTGAAATTTTTTGCTACCATCACCAAAGCGAACGGAGCCAGGAACTGTATGGCTTTTTAAGTTTGGCGAAAAAATATTTTTTCAAATTGTTGATTGACCGCGTTGCCGGCATCGGCCCGAAATCAGCGCTTAAAATCATCGGCAAATCAAAATTGGAAACTTTACTGGAGGCCATCCGCGCCGGTGATGTCGGGCGTTTGATCGCCGGGGGCCTAGGCAAAAAAACCGCCGAAAAAATCATCATTGGGTTACAAGATAAAATCGGTGACGCCGGGGGCGAGCGAAACATTAAATTTATTTCGCCGATTTATCAGGAGGCCTTGGAAGCCCTGCAAAATTTGGGCTACAAACGAATAGAGGCTGGCACTGCCTTGGAACGGATTGATTTGACGGAGAAAACATTGGAAGCGGTGATTAAAGAAGCGCTGAGGATGCTGTAAATTATACTAATTATACTCATTATTCTAAATGAATAACCAATCACCAAGATACAAGTATCCAAATAAATTAAAATAATCAATGACTGAATAACCAAATAATTTGGTTATTGATTATTTGCAAATTGGTTATTATTTGCCTGCCCGCTTCGCGTTGCGAAGCAAGGCGGGCGGGGACACTTGGTTATTGTTTCTTGGTTATTATACTAAATTAGAAATTATCCGCCAATACATGTCCCTCAAACTTCTCCCCAACCCCCCTGCTTTACAAAATTTTCCTAACCCACTTCCCCATTCCGACCTTCTCCAAAGTCCGTTGTGGGGAAAAATCCAGGAGGCCGCCGGCCGCCGTGTTTTTTATTGGGGGCTATTTGACGACTTTGACGTCAATGCGACTGACATTGATCCGTCATTGCGAGCCCAGCGAAGCAATCTCTCAGCCAGTGTCCTAGTCATCAAATATCCCCTGCCACTAGGCAAAAGCTGGCTCTACTCGCCGCGGCTTGCTTGGCCGGAAAGTGATTTGCCGCAACTAATTGACGAAGGGGCAAAAATCGCAAAAACAGAAAAATCAATCTTTTGGAAAATCGAATTTTCAGATAGTAAATTTAAAATTTTAAATTTAAAATTAAAAATTGCGCCCGCGGCGCCATTACAGTATCCCGAAACTTTTATTATTGACTTGAGTGAGTCTGATGAAGCACTGCTCGCCAAGATGAAGCCCAAAATCCGCTATAATATTCACTTGGCGCAAAAGCGTGGAGTGACGATAAAATGGACGCCGAATTGTCATCCCGACCGAGGCCGACAGCCGATCGGCCGAGTGGAGGGATCCCTTTCTTTAACTGAAACTTTTGACGTTTTCTACGACCTTCTCTCTCAAACCGCAACCCGTCAACATATCCGCCTTCATCCCAAAAAACATTACGAAAATATTTTGAAAATTTTAGGTGATGCTGACGCGGCCGCGATCGCGATTGCGGAATATCAAAACAAGCCAGTCGCCGCCAATCTGGTGACCTTTTATGGCGACACCGCGATTTATCTGCACGGCGGCACTGACGACGCTTACAAATCCGTGATGGCGCCATATTTGCTTCAATGGGAAAGTCTGCAAGAAGCACGTCGTCGGGGCTGTAAATTTTATGATTTCGGCGGCGCGGCAGTGGAAACTGGAAAAATTGACGGTTGGGCTGGCATCACCCGATTTAAAGCAGGCTTCGGCGGCAAGTTGACGCGGTTTGGGGAAACTTATGATGTCGTGTTTAATAAAGGGTGGTATAGATTGTATCAGTTAGGAATTAAGGCTTTAGCCTTTTATAGACGTTAACTAAATTCCAAATGATAAATTGTAAATGTCAAATCAAATTCAAATTTCAAATTTGGTATTTGGCTTTTTGACATTGAATTGACATTTGGATTTTGATATTTGACATTATGATCTTCTCTTCCCGCCTCCACGCCGGCCAACAACTAGCCCAAGCGCTACGACACTTCGCCAATGACAAATCAGTGGTGATTTTAGCTCTTCCTCGCGGTGGCGTACCGGTTGCGGCTGAGGTGGCGCGCGAATTACATGCACCTTTGGACGTGATCATCTGCCGCAAAATCGGCGCACCCGGCAATCCGGAGTTTGCCATCGGCGCCATTTCCGAAGCTGGCGGATTGTTTTTGAATCGCGAAGTTATTGACGCCTACGGCATCAGCCAAAAATATATTGACTCGACGATTGAGGCTGAGCAGGAAAAAATCAAATTATATCAGCAGGAATTTCGCAACCTAACCTCCTCCCCTTACGAAGGGGATGCTGGGAGGGGTTTATCACACCTTAAAAACAAAACAGTGATTTTGGTCGATGACGGCGCCGCCACTGGAATGACTTTAAAAGCGGCGCTTGATGCGGTTAAACATCAAAACCCGGCCAAAATAATTGTCGCTTTGCCGGTCGCGCCTCCAGATACTGCCCGCGAGTTACGCAAACTCGTTGACGAAATCATTATTTTAGAAACACCCCCCTATTTTCAAGCTGTCGGCCAATTTTACGCTGATTTTACGCAGGTGGAGACGGCGGAAGTGAAAAAACTGCTGGGTGAAAATGACGAGTGAAAATTAAGGTTTCTCCCCCTAGCACGGCTCTCGCGAACGGCGTCCCCTTCACTCCAAGATGGCGGGTAAACCCGAGGGTTAGCCAGCAACAACCCATTAACTCGTTAACCCGTTAACTGAATAATTAAACTCTATCACTATTGACAAAAACCCAAAAATAGGCCTATGCTACTCAGTTAAACGCCTATTTTTATTTTGGGCTTTTTAGGCGCTTAACAATGTATTAATTTTGACAATTTAAAAAAGTCCAAGAAAAAAAGGAGGACGAAATGGCTATAATCAATGTTGCAGTCTTAGGCGGTACTAATTATACTGTTTGGCATGTTTACTCTGATATGTTGGAAAATGTCGCCAATCAGGATTGGTCAAAACTAAATCCGGTACAGGAAATAAAACGAGCATCACTGGGTGATGCAACTGACATTTTTGAATGGATAAGCAGATACTTTTCTGTAGAAGACGCCTTGGGTAGCACTCTCGTTATTGCAGGGCAAACAGATGCTGACGGCAGAATGATCTTATCTCCTAACGGCCCTGCCCTACGTGGGACCAATCCGGTCGAAGAAATATCTCAGCGAACAAATAACATACTGACAATCCAAAAAAATGACGCTGAGGCGTTCGTTACCGGGCAGTTTGAGCTACTAGGGCAACCACCGTATTTTGCTGGAGGAACAATGGGGACAGGCGTCGGGTTTAAAGTCTGCAAAGATGGGCAAATAGTTGCGGCTGGTGCCGAAATCGGGCATCAAACTTTTGCTAACCCAATGACAACTGTAAAAAATATCTTGCAAATCTTTTCTAAATTGGGAGTAAGACTATCGACCAGCCATGAAATTGAACAACTCGCCCAGTTTGTAAATCCATGTGGCTGCGGAAAATTAACACCTTGTTATGAAAGCGTACTCGGCGGTGATAGACTCAGGGAACTGATCGCAACTGTTCATTTTGCAGTTACTGGCAGTAGCTTCGAAGATGGACTTGACGCAAACAAAGCCTTTGATGCGGCGTATAAAGCATGCGAACTTTGGGCGCTGGTGATCGCTGACATGCTTAGCATAGATGTAGCACAATTCCTTGGCGATCTTTATTGCCATCACGCTATACCCCTCGTTTGCATTAAAGGTAGCGTTGGACTTGCGGTCTTGGATAAGCTTGGACAGCGAATCAGGCAATATTTGCCCAACTTTTTACCAGCCAGAGAAACGGCGGACACTATCCAAATAGTTCCTTCGCCAGAACCGGTGAAAGACGAACCGATCGGCGGGGCGATGTTGCTGTTAAAAGAGTTGCAGGCGACCGCGTAAAAAACGAAGTAAAAATACTTCAGAATACGACGCATTTGTGCGTATAACCAAAAAAACGACGACATTTATCAAACTATGGTTATACAGCTAATGCGTCGTCGTTTTTTTTAGGATCAATAATCTCCAATTAAATCATGGCCGTAAAAAAAGTCCGGTCAGTCAAGTTGTTCTTGATATCATAAACGCCAAAAAACAATGGGATATCTTTATGCGCCGCCATAAAATCGCGCGCTGATTTGGAATTTAGATCAGACGATTTAATACTCTTTTTAACTTCCAATCCGATTTGCTTGGCTTCCGGCAAATTCACCACAAAATCAATTTCCGATTTTTGCTTATTGCGCCAAAAATTAAAGTTTAGTTCCTGCTTAATTAACTGCATGGCTAAGCCGTTTTCTAATACCGCGCCGCCATCCGGCCGATCCTCTATTTTACGAAAATCATCCACTATTAAATTGCGTAAACCATTATCAAAAAAGAAGACTTTTGGATTTTTGACAATCTCGGTTCTTTTATTCTTAAAATAAGGCCTGACTAATCGGCAAATAAATGTTTTCTCTAAAAAATTCAGATAACTCTTGACGGTTCGAAAATTCAGCCCCGACATATTGCTAATTTCCCCATAATCTATCAAATTGCCGACTTGTAATGCCAAGACCTTTATCATTTGGCTAAATTTATAATCATCAATTAACCCCAAAATGTCCCTGACCTCTCGCAAAAAATAGGTGTTGTAAATATTTCTTAAAACAATTTCCTTTTCTTTTTTCGCGTCGCTCAATATTATTCGCGGATAGCCGCCATATAAAAGATAATCTTGATAATATTTTTTAATATCTGCTAATATTTCCAGACTATCGGCTTTTCCTGAAACATGAGAAAAACCTTTTAAGTTGATTTTACTTTTTTTATAAAGCTTAAATAAATTCGGATCTTTAAAGGCTAGTATTTCATCAAAATCCAAAGGGAAAAGCGAAAAAACAAATATCCGGCCCACTAAATATTTCACTGCTTCAATTGTTAAATCAACATTCGAGGAGCCGGAAATAATAAATTTGGCTTTAGTTTTATCAAAAATATACTTCAAAGACTTGCCGCCCTGTTTGGCATAATAAAACTCATCAACAAAAGTGTATTTATAAGGAGTAACATACAATTCGATAAACTCATCAATGTTCTGCGTGAATAAATTTAAAATTTTTTGATCTTCAAAACTTAAAAAAATCGCCCGATCTTTAACTTGTTCAAAAATATGGTAAAGCAGTGTCGTTTTGCCGGCTTGCCGTGGACCAACGACCGCAATTACCTCGGGACGATCGAGGTATTGTAAAATGGTGTCTTCTAATTTGCGCTTGATGTAGATGTTTTTTGACATATTTTACTATAATTGTACTATAATACAATTTTAGCAAAAGCTTATTCGCCTGTCAAATAGTTTACGCCAGCGTATACAACAAACTAAAAAACCCGGCGAGCAAAAAAATTATCGGCCAAGCGGCATCTTCCGGCACAAACACCAGAATCAACATCACCAACCCGATTGCCATCATTTTGCCGATCGACAGTGACATTTCGAAAAAAGTTACCTGCTTAACCACGCCCCACTGCCGCGCCCGCTGATACATTCTGGCTGTCAGCGGCACCGACAGCGCGGTCTTGCCGATGCGGCCAACTGTGTCCGACAAAAAGACGCCCAAAGGCGCGCGCGTTAAAATCCGCAAAAACCACGACAAAACATAAATGATTGTCGTATAACGCAAAATCGGTTCCTTTGGCCGTTTGTCCGCCAGTTTGCCGACGAATAAAACCACGACGCTGGTGATCAAAGTCGAAACCGCCACCAGTCCGCCAGCTGAGACCGTATTGCCTAAAACGATAAAAATAAAAATCGGCCACAAAGTCATGGCGATCAGCTCTTCGCCAAAACCCAAATACGCCAAAAACGACCGCTTGTTGTATGGTTTAAACAATCGCTTAAACGCCTTGCCGTAAGAAAAATTATGCGGCTCAAAACGCTCGGGTGTTAAGAGCAACGGAAAATTGGATAAAATAATCAAAAAAGCAACCACGATAAAAAGCACCGCGAATCCAAAATAATACATCAACAGTCCGCCCACTAAAGGCCCTAAAATAAAAACTGTGGAAATGATGACATTAAGGGTGCCAAGCTCACTACCCTGCTCGCTGTCTTTCCCGTAATGCGCAAAATCCGCGTGGAAACCAGGCCAGTAAAAAATCTTTTGCAAAGCAAAAAATAATGCCGCCGGAAACAAAAAGAACATTGATTTGGCCACCAAAAGCAGACATAGATAATAAAGAATCAAAAATGGACTGCTTAAAAAAATGCTGTGCTCGAAACCTTTTTGCCGGGCGAATTTGGCGCCCAAGGGCAAGAGAAAAAAATATAAAAAATAAACGCCCAAATAAAACAGCATGATGCCCGGCAGGGTTACGCCTTGCTGGTATAAATAGATCGGCTCAAAAAACATCACCATGGCCACGGCAAAATCCAAGATCGCCGAGTTTAGATACAACTCCCGCACCTGTGATGATGCCTGCCGCGCCAAAAATCCAGGCCACGTGCCCAAAAAACTATACTTATGAATATTGCCTAATTGATCTGGCATTGTTGGCAGTGTCATCCCGACCGACCCCGAGCAACGGCGAGGGCGAGTGGAGGGATCCCTCGACTTCGGTCCGATTGCTATCGAACCTCCGCTCGGGATGACAAATAAGAAAAAATAATGGTAACGATACAACTATTATACCAGATCGCCGGCGAAGAGCAAAAAAAACAGAGAAGCTAGGTGTTGTTTCGATTTGATTCAAAACAACATAGCTTCTCCGGAAGACCGAAGTCTTTATTTAGAGTTCCTCCAGGACTCTAGTTACTACTCGTTAACAAGGCAACTTACAAAATAATCAGAGATTGATGCTTGATCACCATCAAGTTGGTATTCAGCAAGTATTTTAGGATCTATCCGATCACAAACCGTCATTGCACGGTCAAAGTTCCTTAGACTGCGGGCAACGGATTCTACCTGCTGATCATTGCGATCGCCGGGCAGGGGTTGCACGTCAAGACCAACTGGATAGCGAAAACCAATTTCTCGCAGGGTCCAGACAATCTCGACAGCAGTAGTAAAGTTGATATCTCCAAACGCGCGATCCTCATCGAATTTCGGATTTTCCGATCCGCCGTTTAAATGGACATACCACAATTTCTTTTTGGCTGCCGCGAGTCCCAACTCCATCGCAAAGCGTTTCCCACCCATCTGTGAGTGGCAGGTCTCGGGGTTCGCACCGAAAAAAGGCTGAAGCCTAGGCGGTAGCATACTGATCACAGCAAGCACCTCGCCGACGTCTCCTGGATAGGACCAGGCTGGCGGTTCGTTTGGTTTAGGCTCAACCAAAAATGGCAACGCTCTTTCTGCTCCGAAAGTATTAATCTGCCAATCCATAATCATTGCTAAACATTCGGCTGTGCGCTCGTAAGCGCCTCGATAATCAACACCAAACGGTACATTGATTCCGTTTGAGCCTGTCCAATACACGTACAGGTTTGCCTTGAAAATTTCAATGCCGACCTGCAGGTACTCTTTAGTGTAGTTGATAGCGGCTTGCCGCACTTTAGGATCAGGTGAGCCAAAATTGCCATTGACGAATTCCGGACGTTTAAAGAGATTTGCCGTACACATATGGACTTTTAGTCCACCATCCTCAACTATCTTGAGCAATTTAGGCGCATCATCTGGCAGTGCTTCGGTATCATGAAATTCAATGAATTTACAACCAGCCATGGAAAGATTTGCCACTTTTCGCGCCAAATCGAGCTCGTGTCGCATAGCTGGCGTAAAACGCCCGCCACCAGGTCCTTGATTCCAATCACCTGCAGAAAAAGCAATGCCTAATTCAAACTCGGGAATGTCTGGTACCCATTTACCGTTCACTTTTTTAAAAGCCATGATAGTACTCCTTTCACAATCGGACAGTTAAAAGTTAATTAAATTGACAAAAAAACCCGAAACATCAGTACTAAAGACATTTTCGGGCGTGAGAATAGATTAGGATAAATTAAGTATTTTGTCAATGTTTTTCCCAAGCATACCAAACCAAATCTGCCTCTTCTACTTGAATTAACCGGCTAATGCGCTCAGTTCGCACCAGCCTTTGCCAAGCCGCCAGAGTCATAATTTGATATTTTTTGCCGCCGCGCAATTGGTAAATCCGGCCTGTTTCTTTTGACCGCAGATAAACGCCATCCGGATATAGTACTTCTAGCCCTTCTGGAATGGCGTCCAAAATAGTCGGCTCTACTATTATAATCGGCGTACTGCCAAAACGAAGTTTTAAAATCAACTCATTCGGAACCCAGCGCTTGCGGCCAGCTTCCAACAAATAGACTGCCTGATCATTAGCAGTTTTTACCAAAGTATTTTGATTAGGATTTTGAAAAACTAACATTTGGCCAATTATTTTTGGCTGATTAACCGGCTCAGCAGTACTTTCCACCGGAATTGACGTTAGCGCAGGTTCTGACACAACTTCGGAAACTTCTTGATTTGGCTGCGGATTTGACTCCACGCTTTTATCATTTGATTTTTGCGGCTCTGGTTGTGGCGGCGGCGACTGAATTTGACTTGAACCTCCACCAGAACCACCGCTGGACGGAAAACTAAGGATCATGCCTGGTGACGGCAACGGCGCTGGAAGTGCGGGCGGCGCCGGCGGTGAGTAAGTAATTTTGCGCACTGGGTAATATCCGCCAGCAAGCGCAATCCCTGCCTGGGCCGTAGTATCAACCGGCAAAAAATTACCAGCGCCTAATTGATATTCAAACCAACCATCAAGCGTCTGTAGACTATTTAAAAAAGTTACCGGACTGCCGCCAGCTTGCGACCAGTCCACTGTTTCCGGATCCTGCCTGATTTTGTAAATCATGCTTATAACCCAGGCTGTACTGTTGGCGTTGGAAATATTATCCCAAACACCGTGGAAACCGCCGTCATCATTTTGATTGGTTTTGATAAAATTGATTGCTTTGACTAAAACCGGATCATCACTCGTCATCCCCTCTTCCATCATCGCCATCACTGCCATCGCCGTAACATCGGTGTCTGAGCCAAAACCCACCGCGAAGGCCCAGCCGCCGTCTGCATTTTGATTATTCAAAAGATAATCTTTGGCCGCCACAATAGTTTGATTGTCCGCCGGCTCTCCAGCCGCGCGTAAAGCTAAAATCGCCAAAACCGCCTCGTTTAAGGTAATCGTTCCGGCAGTTACTTCGGAATTGTAAAAATTGACTAGATTATCGACTAAATTGACGCTGGCAAAAGTTCGCGGATCCTCGCCCAAAGCGGTAATGCCCAAAATCGGTCCGGCACAGACCGCCACCGCGGCATAATCGCCCTCCGCGCAAGTGGCCGAGCGCAAATAATCGCCACTAAGCGGCAACTCACCTAGCTTGTACAAAGCCTGTGTGGTCCAGTAATTCGGCTCGCTGGCTTTGAGATAATCAGCTGCCAGTTGATTTTTGCCGGGCGCGGCCAAGGTTGAATTAAAAGGACAAATCAAAAAAAACAAACTGATCGCGATTAAAAAAAATTTTGAGCGCATAAAAAATGATTTTTAAAAAGACGCTAACAGCTTAGGTGATTTTAAAATTATCGTCAACTTCCCAATTTGTCGCTTTATGATATAATATGGTTATCAATGAAAACATTAGCCAAATCCCGTAGCAACAAAATGACAACTCGGGATCATCTTAAATTATGACCATCAAAAACTTATTCAAAATCGGCGTGGAAAAAGGCGCCTCAGACATTCATCTTTTGTCAGGAAAACCGCCGATCCTGCGCATTGACGGCTCTTTGGTGGAACTGGCCAGCGAACCGTTGACCGGCACAAAAATCAAAGAGCTAATCGACGGCATGTTAACGCCGATCCAGCAGACAACCTTCGAAGAAGACATGGAGCTGGATTTTTCCTACTCCATCGATAAAGTCGCGCGATTCCGCGTTAATATCCATTGGGAAAAAGAAAAACCCAGCATGGTGGCCCGGATAGTCTCCAATAAAATCCCGAATATGGAAGAATTGATGATGCCGCCGATCGTCAAAAAATTAACCGAACTGCACGATGGTTTGATTCTGGTGACCGGGCCGAGCGGCTGCGGTAAATCCACCACACTCGCGGCGATGATCAACGAAATCAATTCCAAACGCAGTGCCCACATTATAACCTTAGAAGATCCGATTGAGTATATTTTCCCGCCGCAAAAATGCATCATCCGGCAACGGCAGGTGGGAACGGATATGAAAACTTTCAAACAAGGCTTAAAGCATGTGCTGAGGCAAGATCCGAACGTCATCATGGTCGGAGAAATGCGCGATTTGGAAAGCATCGCCGCCACCATCACGATGGCCGAAACCGGCCACTTGGTGCTGGCAACTTTACACACGTTAAACGCCGCCCAAACCGTTGACCGGATAATCGATTCTTTCCCACCTTATCAACAATCGCAAATTCGCCTGCAACTGTCGATGACTTTGCGCGCCGTGATCTCCCAGCAACTCATTCACCGCAAGAAGGGCACCGGCCGGATCTCTGCCCGAGAAATCATGCTAAACAACAACGCTGTCGCCAATTTGATCCGCGAAAACAAAATCGCGCAAATTAAAAGCATTATTCAAACCTCGGTCGAAGAAGGGATGACGACCATGGATATGGATCTTAAACGTCTGGTGATCGAAGACCAAATTTCCGAAGAAGAAGCACGTTCGCGAATGGTTAATCCAGCGGATTTGCGCAGTACCTAAACCCAACCTATGCCCACTTCTCTTGCCAAAAAAATCAGCCTCTTTCCGCTCTTTAGCAACTTTAAGAAACCAGAACTGGCCGAAATCGCCCAAAACTGTTTTATCAAAACTCTATTTAAAGACGAGCAATTGTTCGTCCTCGGCGAAAAGCGTGATGTTTTTTTTATCGTCGTCGAAGGCGAAATTGGCATCATCAGAAAACTGGGCGAGGCCAGCCAGATGGTGGAGATTGTTAATCCAGGCGAATATATCGCCGAGCACGCGCTATTTAACCCCAAAGAACTTCATTCCCACACCGCGATCGCGATTTCCAAAGAAGCGGTGGTGATCGGACTGCCGGGCAAGCTCTTTCCCAAACTTTCGCAAAAAACCGCCAATAAACTGCTTTTAAATCTTCTGCCGATTATCTCCGACAACTTTTCGCACGCCTCCAACCGGATGATGACGATTCTCCAGATCGGGCAAATTGTCGGCGCTAAAATCACTTCTCTGGAAACTCTAGGCACGTCAGTTTTGGAAACTCTGCTCCAGGCGATTCAAGCGCAAAAAGCGCTGATCGCGCTTCGGGAACATGCGCCGCATCAGGCAAAAATTCGCGCTATCGCCGGTTTTGAATCCACCACATCTATTCTAAACAAAATGATCGATCTGCGCCAGGATTTTATTTTGGAAACTACCATCGAGCGAGGCCAGACGATAAACATTTCCGAAACAGAATATCTTTTGAGCAAAAAAAAAGTGCCCTATGTTAACGCCTCGGTTTTGGGAATTCCGCTTACCATCGCCGGTAAGACTATCGGCGCCCTTTTGTTGATTGATAAAAAGGATCAGCATAGCTTTAACACCAACAACGAAGTTTTGTTAAATATTATCGCCGAAACCATTACTTTAGGAATTCGGCATGCCGAGCAAACCGAGTTTCAAGAAGCTGATCGGGAACTTCGGCGCGAGTACATCGAAGGGGTATAAGATTTGACGATTTGATTAATTTGATTGATTTAAGTTATTGGCTTAAAAAAGTCCGGACGGCTGTCAACTGGCATTGTCGAATTTTTTATTTTATGGTAAAGTTTGAGCCGAAGTCTACTTATTTCATCAAGATTTTGTAATTTTGATTGACATTCTTGCCCTCGTAGTTTAATGGATAAAACGACGGGCTTCGGACTCGTAGATAGAGGTTCGATTCCTCTCGAGGGCACCACGCTTAGCGTGGTTATTGGGACGCTTAGCGTCCCACCATCTCGCACCCATAGCTCAATTGGTTAGAGCAGTTGCCTCTTAAGCAAACGGTTGCAGGTTCGATTCCTGCTGGGTGCACCAAAATTATGAATTATGCCAGAAATTTTGAATCATTAAACAACCCGGAAAATATCGCTGAAAGTCAAAATTGTACAGAATTAGTAGAAAGCAATTTTGATGTCTTAAACGATTTGCACTTCTTTGATGTAGCAAACACTTATGGGAGACAAGCTATGTATCTTGGCGCACTACCCAGTATACTTGCAGACCACGGTATTAAAGATGAAGAACAATTTGCAAATATGAATAAGGAAAATTTTGACAACTACTTAAACGATGTAGGTGTAAAAACAGAGTCGCGCGAAAAAATCTTTAACTATCATCAACTGGATCAAGAAAAGCTTCTGGAGTTTATTTTACATAAATTAGACCGAAATAAAGTAAAAAAATCGATTGGCGATTTGATGAACATTTCTTCTGAAAAAATTATAAATAGTCTAGACCCGGCAATGACACATTGCCGCGAACGCATCTGTAATCACTCGCCACTCTCACCAAGAGTTGATCAACATATTGGCCCTTTTTGGGAAACATTCTCAGCAGGTTTGTGTGCGGCTTTCACTACTGAAAAGCTACCGCGAGACAATAGAGAAAAAATTATTCTCTATTCTCTACTAGAACGATCCGGGGCGGTGAATGAATATAACAATCCTTTATGGGAAAATATTAATAACGACAACGATCTAGCTAATCTTATTGAAAAAGTAAATCAATTCCACCGTGACGAAAATAAAGCAACAGCCTATCACTTTATACGAAATGGTTATGGACATTTGAATAAATTACAGTCACTTAAGCTTGTTGATGGAGTTCTTACTTACAACTACGCGCCAATGCTTGATAAAGACAAAAAGAGTTTTAATTATCAAATCTGACAATTTTGCCTTGCTAGTTCAATTAATTAGACCTGCCCACCATCAATCCATGTCCACCGATCACGCCTCAAAAAAAGCTAACGTCGCCTTGAGCTCGGTAATCGCGAGCCTTTTTTTAACTGTTTCCAAATTGATTGTCGGACTTTTAACCGGCAGTATCGGCATTATCTCCGAAGCCATCCATTCGGCTTTGGATTTAGGCGCCGCAGGGATGACGTTATTCGCCGTAAAAGTCGGTGATAAGCCGGCTGACCCGTCCCACCCCTATGGCCACGGTAAAATCGAAAGCGTATCCGCATTGTTCGAAACCTTGCTCTTGTTTATCACAAGCATCTGGATTATTTACGAAGCCATCAATCGATTAATCAGTAAAAATGTTGAAGTCGAGGCCACATGGTACGCTTTCGCGGTAATTATTGTCTCGATTATTATTGATATCTCCCGCACCCGGGCGCTTAATCGCGTGGCGCGCGAAACGCAAAGCCAAGCTCTGGAAGCCGACGCCCTGCATTTTAGCTCGGATATCTGGAGTTCGGCAGTGGTTTTGCTCGGCCTGATTTTTGTTTCCTTTGGCATCAAAGGCGCTGATGCCGTCGCCGCCCTCGGCGTCGCAATGTTTGTAATTTTGGCCGGTTACCGTCTTGGCCGACGAACGATTAATGTTTTGATTGATACCGCCCCCCAAGGCGTTGACGAAATCGTCCAGGCAGTAGCCGCGCAAGTCTCAGGCGTAATCGCCGCCGAAAACGTACGGGTCCGGCCGGTCGGGCCGATTCTTTTTGTGGATATGGAAATCCAAGTCAGCCGGCGGCTGTCGCTCATCAAAATAGACGGGGTGATTAAAGCGATGCAAACTGGCGTGCAGTCCAAACTGCCGGGTGCCGACATCCGAGTCCATATCAAACCAACTCAGCTCGATAGCGAAACTATTACCGAAAAAACCCAAGTGCTGGCCAATAAACTGGAACTGGCTGTGCACGACATTGTAGTCGATAACCTTGATGGCCATAAATATTTAAGTTACGATCTGGAAGTACCGGCCGACCTTTCGACCGCCGAGGCTCACGCGCTCGCCAGCCGCCTGGAGGAAGAAATAAAAGCTGACACCGGCGGTGAAATAGAAGTCGCGAGCCATATCGAACCGTTAAAATCTAACGTGGTCTTGACGGCTAACGTTTCCCCGGAAGAACTGGCGACGGTGGAAGCCGCGATTAAAAAAATCAGCGCGACGATCCCGGAAATTTATGGCATTCATAACATGTTGATCCGTGAAGGCGACGGTGATTTATTTGTCACCTTGCATTGTTTAGTCAAAAAAGACCTCCCATTGATTGACGCGCACAGTGCGACCAGCCGTTTAGAATATTTAATCCGAGAACAACTGCCGCGGGTCAAAAAAGTTGTCGCCCATATTGAACCAGGAAGTAATGCATAATCCCCTAACCAAAAAAAGCCCTGACCGGCTTTTTTGATTTGGTTAAATTGCTGATTACGAGGCCAAATATTTATTCTTTATTCTATCTACCAGCTCCCTGGGCACGATATCAGTTTTTATGATGACGTCGCGGGCGCCTAAAGCCAACGCTTTTTTTAAAGTGTCTTCCCGCGTGTAATTGGTAAGCATTACCACCGGTATTTTCGCCAGCACTGGATCAGCTTTGAGATGCTTTAAAACCTCCAGCCCATCCATGCCTGGCATAAAAATATCCAGCAAAATCAAATCCGGATGATTATCTTTGGCGATTTGTAAACCAGTTGCTCCATCGCGCGCCTGCAACAAGCTATAATCAGTTTTGGCAAATGCTAAACCATACATCTTTTGCAAATCAGACTCATCCTCGATTAATAATATTTTTGACGCTTTAATAAGCATACTATGCTTAATATTAACATTATCCGCTGGCCTCGGCAAGTTCTGCCCTGTCATTCCTGCGCAAGCAGGAATCTATATGAAATGGATTCCCGTTTTCACGGGAATGACAAAAATGATACTTTTTTGGGCAAACACGTAAGTTCCAAATCAAAACAACGGCGCTTGAGCTCCGATGAGTTTAGCTCGCTCGGCATCGGTGAAAATTTTTACTTCGCCAAATTCACCGTCATAGCCCGGATTAATCTGCAACTGCCCGGCGCGCATCCGCGTAATAGCGTCAACAACTTCCGGACGCGTCATCGCCGACAAATCTGATTTTGATAA
>Ga0156538_116_pt2 | contig 12277 bp, 7 predicted proteins | sample RifOxyB2_FD_111933 | JGI IMG/M metagenome (GOLD analysis project Ga0156538, IMG submission 111933) | Candidatus Jacksonbacteria bacterium RIFOXYB2_FULL_44_15
TCCCAGGAGTATTTAAGTTTACGTGCCCGTCAAGGTAAGCTCAAAGCGGTCAAAAGGGGGCGTAATTGGTTTACTACCAAAGAGTGGGTACGTGAATACGTGGTTAGTAGTTCTTGGGATGAAAAGCGGGTGACTTTTCAGAAAAGGACCATAAACGATGAGCCAGTGACTATTCCGGAGGCCGTCAAAATTGATGTGGCTAAGAAAATGCCTTTTGTCATCCCGACAGCGGACTGGAAAAAAGCGGGAGCCAATTTATGGCAGACAATATCAACTGCTACCCAAAATTTTGCGAAATTATTTGCAGATTTTTTTCAAAAACAGCCATATACCATTCGCCGTTTGGCTTTATCAGTTAAATCTATCCCAGTTTATCAGCAAGCGCTGGCTGGGATTTTTATTTTGGTAATTGTTATTTCCCTTGGTGTAGTCACATTTGGCATGGATTCCACCGGCGTTCAAGTCGCGGCCCGGTATTTAGATCGATTCTCAACTGATTTTACACCGGATCAAATAGTTTCAAAGAGCGGCCAGAAGATCAAGACGCAGGTAAAGCAGTCGCTAGCGCTAATTTGGGCAAAAGTAGAAAAAATTGGCGCCGGACAAGAGGTTAAGTTTGTCCCATTAGCCGAATTATCACTTAAAGAAGGCAAAGTCGCCGGCGAAGCTGTTGGTCTAGCCGAAAATCAAATTCTGGACAAAAAGCTCGCCAAATCAGAAGAATCAAGGGATTTGGTGCTGTCGGGCAATAAATTTAATGCCCTAATGGTTAATTTGCGGAGTTGGGCACTGCTTAGTCTTCAGGACTGGGACTATTTTATTAAAAATAGCAATAAAGTATTGGCTGGCTGGTTTACTCAAGAAGACGTCGAACTGGTCGAAGTGCCGTCCACTGGCTCAAATCAAGTGGCAACATCAGCCACCATAATTTCCAAACCAGAAGAACAGCCTGTTCCGGAAACGCCAACTGCGACCGCAGGCAATCAGGCTCTGATCGTTGTGCCGGCAGAAGAAGGTACAGATACCGAACAATTAAAAAAAGAGATTGCCAAATCATTTTCTGATGAAGTTAATGTTTTGCCGGATGAATCCGGGACCAGCGGCATTATTAAACCGATTTTTAAAGAACCGACTGACCAGCGTTACTTTTACGTTATGGTACCAATGGATGGCACGGTAGCAAACTAAGGTGATATTTATGCCAGACAGAAAGAATTTTTATATCTCAATAGTCGTCGGCACGATCGTTTTAAGCTTTGGATACTTGATGTTCGAGCCCGGTGAATCACGAAGCGCCAGTGATAACGATCAAATTACCGTAACCCAGGTAGTAACCGGAGAAATTTCTATTAGCAGTCCAGTTAATATTACAATGTCAGCTACAATTCCAGGGAGGACGGGTAACGCGTTAAATCCGGCAACTGGGCAAGTTATGTGGACAGTTATCACTTCTAATTCCTCGGGATTTAATCTCACGCTGGCGGCCTTCAATAACCCGGCCATGCAAAATTCTGCCGCTGACAGCTTTGCCAACTACACATCTTCGACAAGTACTCCAGATTTTACCTGGGCAGTGGCTGATGGCGCGGCTGAATTTGGGTATACAGTCGAACCGGAAACAACCGCTGACACTGATCAAACTTTTATGGACAATGGCGCTACTTGCAACACAGGCGCGGCAAACGCGGCCAACAGCTGTTGGTTTGGGTTTAACGCCCTAAATGCCGAAACTATCGTCAATCGTTCAAGCGAAACTAATGCCGGTGGGGAAGATGAGCTGGTTCGGTTTCGAACGGAATTTAATAACATTAGCGCCAGCGCAGTACTGCCGGCCGGGACTTATACCGCGACTATAACCGCGACTGCGACCACAAATTGATTATTTTTTATGAACAGAAGATTAAGTATTATAATTTTTTGTCTAGTTGTTGGGAGCGGCATATTTCTGCCGAGATTTGCTTTAGCTTATACATTGCAAAAATTAGACATCGCGAAAAGCGGGGACTTTGTATTAGGCCCGGGCAAGACAGAATTGTCCTTAGACCCGGGAGACTCGGTGATTCAAGAGTTATACATCACCAATCGCGTCGGAGAGCGGCGGGTATTTAAAGTGGAGGGGGAGGATTTTACCGGTTCTGATGATCCGGCTGAGGCCATCAAACTATTAGGCCAAGAGCGCGGGCCGTATTCGCTGAAAGATTATATCAAACCGGAACAGAGTGAATTTATTTTGGAACACGGGGAGCGAATGATTTTGCCGGTACAAATCTCGATTCCTATAGATGCCCAGCCAGGAGGCTTGTATGGCAGTATTTTAGTTTCAACAGCTCCGCCGAAAGAGGATTTTGAAATCAGCGATAATGTTGCCGCCGGCCAGATGAAGCTGGTTACCAGGGTAGGGAGCCTGTTTTTTGTGCGCGTTAAAGGTGAGGTGGTAGAAGATGGCGTATTGGAGTCCATCACGATGGCCAGTCCGGGTAAAACCGTTTACGAGAGTGGTCCAGTGCGTTTTCGGCTGGCATATCGCAATCGCGGTAGCGTGTATTTAACTCCTTATGGGAAAATTGAAATTACTAATCTTTTAGGAAAGAAAATCGGTGAAGCCATAGTTGACCCGTGGTTTGTTATGCCCGGGTCTCTGCGTTCTCGAGAAGTTGATTGGGATCGGGCGATGTTGTTTGGGCGTTACCGGGCAAAGGCCTCCATCAATCGCGGGTATGGCGATGTCATTGATCAGAAAGTTACTGTATTTTGGGTAATCCCTTGGAAAAGAATAGCATTAATAGCGGCTATATTTACCATCATCAGTTGGTTTTTGCTTTGGTTAAAGAGCAAAATTCATTTTACCATCAATGTTTCAGTAAAACCGGCAAAATTGAGCAAATCGCTCAAAACAAGTTCAAAAGACGATTTTGATTCCCAGCTAACGCCGGATCAAAATCAAGAAAACAAAGATGAACCTACTTCGAAAGATACAATATAGTCAAATAAACTTGATACTTGTTTTAGTGTTAACATCATTGTTTATGTTTTGTACTTATTTTTGGGGTAATGCCAGCGCGGCTGAGATGGAAAGCAATAATTATCGGGTCCAATATAGTTCGGTAAATACTGGCGGCCGGCCGGAATCATCCGCGAATTATAAGTTAGACGAAACGATTGGGGAGCTGGGGACCGGACTGGGACAAAGCGCTAATTATAAAATGAAAGCCGGTTATCAGCAGATGCAGGAATCGTTTATCAGCATTACTGAAGCCGCGGATGTTACCATGGCACCGGCGATTCCCGGCGTTTCCGGCGGTACGGCGACCGGTTCCGCCGCTTGGACTGTTTTAACCGATAATTTTGCTGGTTATAGCCTTACTATTCGCGCTAGCACAGCGCCAGCCTTAATCAGCGGGGTAAACAGTTTTGCGGATTATACTACAATATTAGCCGGTACGCCTGACTTTACTTGGCAAGTAGCGGCCACGGATTCGGAATTCGGATTTACGATTGAGGGTGCAGACACGAACCAAAAATTTTTAGATAACGGTATTGATTGCGGAATCGGTGGAAGCGATACGTCGCTTAGTTGTTGGTCGTCGCTTAGTACTTCGCAAACATCGATTGCCGGTAGCGCCACGGCTAATCAGCCTACAGGCACTTTATCCACGGTGATATTTAAAGCCCAGTCCGGTGCTAGCCATTCGCAGGTGGCTGGCACTTATACGGCAACAATTACGGTAACTGCCACAACACTATAAATTTATGACTACTAAAGAACAAACTTTAAATCCTACTAACAGTCCACGGCCAGCCAAGCCGGCAGGCGCTCTAGCTTTAATTATTAAGATCGGCCTTTACGTGTCAACTTTGACGCCGCTGGTGATCGGGCCTTTTAGTTTTAGTTTTTCCGATTATCCGCAAGTTTTTGTTGTTCGAACAATCGTTGCTTTTTGTTTCGTGCTTTATTTATGGCTCATTTGGCTGGACCGTTCGTACATCCCGCGCTGGCGGAGTCCGATCGTAATCAGTATTTTTATTTTTTGGGTGATAATGGGCATTAGTACCATGGCCGGTTTTAATCCTCATCGCAGTTTTTGGGGCAGTCTGGAACATGTTTTTGGCTTAGTTACCTATTCTTTTTATTTTCTCTATTTTTGGCTTTTGATCAGCGTTTTAACAAAAAGGAGCGATTGGATCTGGCTATTACGGCTAACGGTCGCAGTCGGCGCCCTGAACAGTTTAGCCGGCATTGGCCAAAAACTGGGGTTGGTTACTCTATATAATGTTTCTGTTGGTCGGGTTTCCGGCACGCTTTCCAATCCGGACTATTTTTCCGTTTACCTGGTTTTGGTAATTGGGCTGGGGGTTATTTTGGCGGTTTTGGAAGCGGATAAGTGGCTAAAGTTAAATTGGGCAGTGTTGACGGTATTAAGTTTTTTAGTTTTGCTTTTAACCTGGAGCCGCGCATCTTTTTTCGGGCTGGTCGGTGGCGCAATGGTTTTTGGTTTAGTTGAAGGCTATTTTTTAATTAAGCGTAACGCGCGAATGCGGCGGCGTATCGTTTGGTTAGGACTCTCAGCGACAGTTTTATTATTTCTGGTGAATTTATGGGTCGTCAACAGTCCTAAACTGCAGAGTCACGTTATAATTGCCAGAATTTATAACACTTTTTACCTTTCCAGCGCTTTAGGCGACCGGTTTGGGGCTTGGGAAACCTCGATTAAAGCCTTTACCGAAAGGCCGATCCTGGGTTGGGGGCCGCTTTCTGCCGGTTATACCTTTGACAAGTTTCTCGATCCCCAATTTTTTAATCGCGTGTCCACTAATTTGGTTTTTTATCATCCGCATAATGCGGTTTTGGAGGTGATGGCTGACTTGGGAATAGTAGGTTTAATTGTATATCTTGCGATTTGGATATTATTTGGGCGAATGTGTTGGTTAGGCGCGGCCAAAGGCAAAGATCGTTTGGTTTCGGCTTTGCTTTTGGGTCTATTGGCGGCTGATTTTATTCAAAATTTAGCGCTTTTTGACACCCCAAGCGCCTATTTACTCTTGATTGTTACTTGGGCGTTGATTTATCGATTAAATCTCGGCAGTAAAGAAAAAGGAACACCCAATTCGCAGAGGTGGCAATCAGTTGCCGCTGTTGTTCCGCGGCCAGTGGTTATGGGATTACTAGTCCTGTTGGGTTTAGTAGTTATGTCGGTTTGGTATCAAGCCAATTTAAAAGCAATTATCGCGACCAGTTATTTTGTGCGCGGCATTAAATCGGAAAGTCAAGATTTTAAAAAAGCTTATGCTTTATATAAAGAGGGAACGCTAATGCATACCGTGTACGATAAACATTTGCGTTACGGCTTAATAGCACGTGGCTTAAAAGCTTTGGAAGACAGCAATCAATCGATGGATCGGAAAGCATTGATTGATGATTTCGCTAGCATGAAGCTTGATTTACAGAAAGACCTGTATGTTCCTGATATCAGCCCGATCACGCCGTTTGATTTATTATCCAAGATTAATGAGCAGATTTACTTATACTATAAGAATCCCCAGGCTTTAACAGATATGGAAGAAACGGCTAAGGCGGGTTTGGCGCTTTTTTCACAGCGTCCTCATTTTTACAATACTTTGGGGCGGGCAAGAATTTATGCCGGCGATTGGACGAACGGCGAGAACTATCTAAGGCAAGCGGCGATGATTGGCCCGGAAGGTTATCTTGATCACATAATAACCTACCACAAGAATGCCGGTTTCGCTTATTATTTGGCTGGCAAACAAGAGATGTCGATTAATCATTTTTATCAGGCGATTAATTTGATTTATCAAGGCGCGCAAGGACAGGGCGGTCTTGGATATGCTGTCGCTGCCCACGCGTCAGTTGATATGGTTTTCTTTAAAAATGTGGCTGCTTTGTTTTTTCAACGCGGAGAATACGCTTCTGCTCGGGATGTTATAGAAAAAGCCCAAGAGATTTTTCCGGAACAGAGCAGTTGGTATGCCAAAATGTTGGAAGAGGTTAATAATAAGGAGAAGGAATCTTTAAAGGCCGCGACCGGCGTCAAATCGGTGATTCAACCGTAACGCGTCAGGGTTAAATAATAAAAACATGGTTACTGCCCCTAAGAGAAAACGGTATCTATATTGTTTGATTATAATCACCTGGTTTTGCTTTGGTAATGGAAAAGGGCTATTGGCGGCTAGTGTTAGTGATGATGTGCAGGTTAGCCAGACTGTTTACGAAGAGGAAGTGGTTGTTCCGCCGACTCCACCGCCGTCTGGAACTTCGCCAGGGCAAATAATTATTGATCGGATACCGCCGCAAATCAAAAATATTCAAATTGATGTTACTGCCAACTCGGCAATCATCAGTTACGAAACTGACGAACTGGCGAAGGGAGCATTTACCTGGGGCAAAACTAGTGATTACGAGCTGGGCACCACCATTGAAGCATATTTTTTAATGCGGCATGTGGTGGAAATAAGAGATTTGATACCGCAAACTTTTTATCATTTTCAGATCAGCGTTCATGATAGTTATGGAAATCAAGCAAATACCCCGGATATGCAATTTAAAACCTTGGCACAACCGGATAAGACAGCACCTTTAAACGTTAGTAATTTGGAGGCGATACCGTATTATGATCGCATAGAGTTAAGTTGGTTAAATCCAAAAGATGACTTTGCCGGCGTGGAGATTTGGCGTAGTGATGTGTTCTATCCGCAAGATCGACAAGATGGAGTATTAGTTTACCGAGGTGACGCGGAAAAGTATATAGACAAAGACGTTGTTCAAGGAAAAGAGTATTATTATACCGTGTTTGCCTATGATGAACAAAATAATTATTCATCGGGAGCCATCACCAGCGCGCGTGTACCAATGCCTGGAGAAATGGAAGGTGTCCCTGGAGAAATAGAAATTGAAGTTCCGCCAGTAGTCCCGGGCGAGGTTCCGACAACGCCAGAAATAACATTGTTGATTGAGGACTTTGGGTTAACTCTGGACGACATCATATTTACAGTTAAAGGGGTGCGGGCGCCAGTAATTGATGGACAATTAAAACTCAAACCGAATGAGCCCTTAAACATTGCCATCAACTACGATAAATTACCGGCGATTTTAAAAACAATCGCGTTTACCCTTAAGTCTGGGACAAAAAGTTTTTCTTTTTTACTTCGGGTAAACGAGGCAAAGACCGCCTATGAGGCAACGGTAGCGGTCCCCGAAGCCTCGGGGTTATATCCGTTTATTGTAAATTTATTAGGTTTTAGGGATCAACGGCATCAACAACTGACGGGAATTTTGATAGTCAAAGAAGTGGTCCAAGCTTTATGTTCGTTACCGGAGCCTTCGCCGTTTCTTTTAATGATCAAAAAAATTGGCGTGCGCTGGGATCGGGTATTAATAGCTCTGCTTTTACTTCTTTTTGGATATTTATTTTACCGGTTTTATCGATTTAGGAAGAAGCGTCTGGTTGCGGAGAAAATTTATTACTGAGAATTTAAATGACAAAGCTCAGACTTGTCCGAGAACTGTCATTCCGAGCGAACCCCGAGCAGGGTCGAGGGGGAAGTCGAGGAATCTCTTTTGGCTTAATCAAGGGATCCCTCGACAAGCTCGGGATGACAAATTGGTGTTTTTTCTTATTCTCGGACAGTGTGAATTTTGGCATTTGACATTAAGCATCTGCCATAATTGCCTTAGGCAATGAATCTGCCCACATCTCTTAATAAAAATAATCATATATATATTAATATGATAGTCGCGCTGATTGGTATTACAGTGACGATTTTGGCGTTGGCGGCGGTTTTTACAGACCCGGCTAAGGCGGCGATCAATCCGCAAATCAATTATCAAGGCAAATTGACCAACAACAGCAATGTGGCAGTGGCTGACGGCGCTTATGATATTGTTTTCAAGCTCTACACCCAGTCGGCCAGCGGTACTGCGATCTATACCGAATCATGGACCGATTCCGCTTTGTGGACAGCAACCGGAGCTACGACGATAACAACCAATAGCGCCGATTGCGGCGGCAGTGGCTATACCAAAATTGCCTACACCAACGAAACTCGCGAAGAATCGGTTACCGCCGGCCAATTGCTTTGGAATACGACGGATAAAGAGTCCGCGGTAATTACCTTGGCCGTGCCGGGGAGCAACTATTTGTGCGTCGGCAGTCCTTTTAACGCCTGGGACAACGGCGATGACCTGACTAATCGGATATATGTCATCAATGGGCTTTTTTCGGTGATGATGGGAACGCTGAGCAATCTTTCGACAGTTGATTTTAATCAGACGCTTTATCTTGGAGTTAAAGTGGGGACGGATTCGGAAATGATCCCGCGCAAGATATTGGGCGCGGTTCCGGGCGCTTTTGAGGCAGACAAGTTAGATGGAATTGATTCAACCGCTTTTCTGCGATCTGATACCGCGGACACGGCGCAGGGAGCGATTACTTTTTCCGCTATTTCTACCGGAACCGGAGCAGGCGCCGGCGGGATTTACGTTAATCCATTGTCAGCGACCGCTGATTATACCTTGTTTGGCTTGGCGGTTAACGGCGCCGAGAAGTTAAAGATTGACGAAGATGGAGATTTGACGACCCAAGGCGATTTAATTATTGATGGCGGGCAGATTGGCATCAGTGGGGATACGGATTTGCTGAGTCTGGCGGCAAATTTATTGACCGTTAACGGCAATATCACTTCCAGTGGCGGCACTTTTGGCAATATCCAAGTAGGAATAACCGGCGATAACGAAATCGACACTTCATCCGGAAATCTCATTTTAGATTCTGCCTCTGGCACCGTGCAGATTACGGACAATTTGGATTTTGATGGGTCAATTATCGATTTTTCGACCCAAAATACCGCTTTTACTCTTCAAGCCGCGACCAATGCTTTAAATATAGACTCAAACACTTTCGTGATTGATGCGTTTAATGATCGAGTAGGGATTGGAACGAATACTCCAGCGACTAAATTGGAAGTGGAAATAGGCTCCACTGGCGCGGTTACCGGCCTGTTGGTCGACCAACAAGATTTAGACCAAATCGGTTTGCAAGTTTCCAACGCCGCTAATGCTACTGCCAGTTTGCTTGATCTTGACGTCAATTCCGTTTCCGGTGACATTGTCAATTTAGACTGGGGCGCGGCGCGGACTCAAACCGGTGCTCTCATCGGCACTGATTTAGACTTTACCAACTTAACGACTGACGGCACGAATTATCTTTACGGCCTTCATATCAACGATCCGGTTTCCAACACCGCTTCTACCCAATACGGCGTTTACGTCGAAGGCGCGAACTGGGATTATGGTATTTACAGTGCCAGTGATGTTTATTCCTCAGGACTGCGCGCCGGCAATATTCAAATTGGCATTACTGGCGATAATGAAATCGATACTTCCTCCGGCAATCTGATTCTGGACTCGGCTTCCGGGACTGTTCAGCTCACCGACAATCTAGATTTTGATGGCTCAATCATCGATTTTTCGACCCAAAATACCGCTTTTACTCTTATTGCCGCGACTAATGCTTTAAACATCGACTCAAATACTTTAGTGATTGATGCGTCTAATGATCGGGTAGGGATTGGAACGAATACCCCGACCGAGAAACTAGAAGTGGCTGGCAATATCAATCCGGCGACAACGCTGGCCTACAACTTAGGCACCGTGGCGATGGATACGACGGCGGATGTCACTTTTACAGGTGCTGGCGGAATTACTAATTTTGACAGTCTTGGCATAAGCGTCGCCTCAGCCGGCGATGTTAATGGCGATGGCTACAATGATGTGATTGTGGGCGCTTATGGCTATTTTTCTTTTACGGGCCAAGCGTACATTTACTATGGCGGAGCAAGTATGAACAACACCGCTGATGTCACTTTTACGGGCGCGGCTGTGAGTGATTACTTTGGTGGAAGCGTTGCCTCAGCTGGCGATGTTAATGGCGATGGCTTTGCTGATGTGATTGTGGGCGCTAAAGGCGCCGATGGAGGCGGTGTTAACAGGGGCCAAGCATATATTTACTATGGCGGAGCCAGTATGAACAATACCGCGGATGTTACTTTTACTGGCGCGGCTAATAGTGATTGGCTCGGTTTTAGTGTTGCTCCAGCCGGTGATGTTAATGGCGATGGCTACGCTGATGTAATTGTGGGCGCTTTGTATGCTAGTACTAACAATGGCCAAGCGTATATTTACTATGGCGGAGCAAGTATGAATAACACTGCGGATGTTACTTTTACTGGCGCGGCTGACAATGACAGCTTTGGCTTTAGCGTTGCTCCAGCAGGCGATGTTAATGGCGATGGCTACAATGATGTGATTGTTGGCGCTAAGGATGCTAGTAGCACTAATGGCCAAGCGTATATTTACTATGGCGGAGCCAGTATGAATAATACGGCAGATGTTACTTTTACCGGCGTGGCTGCTGCTGATGATTTTGGCATTGATGTTGCCTCAGCAGGCGATGTTAATGGCGATGGCTACAATGATGTGATTGTTGGCGCGTATCTGGCTGGCGTTGGCGATATTGGGGAAGCGTATATTTACTATGGCGGAGTAAGTATGAACAATACCGCAGATGTTACTTTTACCAATGCGGCTGATACAAATATTGGCAAAAACATTATTGCTTCTGCTGACGATGTTAATGGCGATGGTTACGATGATGTTATGGCTATTTCTGACGGTAGCGCCAAGGTTTTTTATGGCGGAGCAAGTATGGACAATACCGCAGACGTCACTTTTGCGGGCGCGGATAGCGTTGCTTCAGCTGGCGATATTAATAGCGATGGCTATCCTGATCTGATCGTGGGTAATTCAAGTGCTAATGGGGCCAATGGAGAAGCCTACATCTACCAAGGTTCCGGCAACCGCTGGCAAAGCGTGTTCGCCCAAAATTTCAACGCCAGCCGAGGATTGCAAATTGGCGATGTCACTTTAGATCGCTACAATCTTTTAACCAACAATTCTATATTCGGCATTACCACTCCTAACTGGGAGATGGACAAACTGGGCGTGGGGAGTTTGCAAGACCTGTTTGTGGCTAACGTGATAACGGTCTCTGGCAGTGCCGAAGGCACCAGCGCTTTAGTCCTGACCGCCGGCGACGCCCGCGTAACCAACGGCGACCTGATCGTTACCAGCGGCGAAGCATCTGTTACGTCATCAACTACCACCAGCGATGTTTTGGCTTTAACCTCAATGGCTGATTCAACCACTGGTGACATCATCTCCATCACCGCGGACAAAGTATCCGGCACCATCATCGACATCGACATTTCTGGCACGCCGACTTTAACCGGCAACTTAACCGGTATGGATATGGATCTTTCGACCGGCAGTATCGTGCCCGGGGCCTTTGATCTCACCGCCCTCAAACTCACCTTGCCGTCAACTGGCACCGGTGACCACACTTTCGCTAAATTTATCGACGGTACTACGACCTTGTATGATTTCGATACGACCTCCGGCATTTTCAATGTGCCAGTGTCGTTCCAATCAGCTGGCGACGTTTCCTTGGCGTATGATCTCTTGTTTACCAACACCAGCGAGGCTTACATTAAATCAAACGGACCTTTAACCTTGGATATCGGCGACCCGAATCAAAATCACGATTTAACGCTTAAAGGTTCTGGCACCGGCAGTGTGGTGGTTCAGGAAGATACCACGGATAACAATACTGTTGATACTTACAAAGGTTTGTCAGTCGCCGCGACCAGCGCTTCTGACACCGACGCGGTTGATACGATCAGCGGCATCTACATCGACGCCACCCAGAACGACGCTGATGCCAATGTCTATGGTATTCAGGTGGCAAATCTTGCCGGTACTGCCGGCACCGGTGTGGAATATGGCATTTATCAAGCTGGCACTGGTTGGGACTATGGCTTATACGTTGAAGATCAAGCCTATTTTGGATCGAACGTTCGCGTTGGCGCGGCCGCGACTAACACCGACACCTTGAACGTGGGCGGAATTATGAGCATGTACGAGACAAGCGGGGCAACCATGACGACAAACTTTGGTAAACTTTACGCCAAGAGCGCTGATTCCAAGCTCTACTATATGAATGACTCTGGGACAGAGTATGATTTAACTTCAATTGGCGACAGCGATTGGACTATTTCCGGCAGTAATATGTATTCAGCGGTAGCTGGCAACGTCGGCATTGGACAAGCGACGCCGACTGCTAAGCTCGAAGTCGAGATCGCCTCTGATGGCGGCTCAACCGGCTTGCTGGTCGATCAAAAAGACCTTGATCAAATCACGGCGCAACTG
>Ga0156538_128_pt1 | contig 8378 bp, 9 predicted proteins | sample RifOxyB2_FD_111933 | JGI IMG/M metagenome (GOLD analysis project Ga0156538, IMG submission 111933) | Candidatus Jacksonbacteria bacterium RIFOXYB2_FULL_44_15
AAATTTGTAAATTATCTTAACCATACTACGTTCCCTTACGAGCTATTAGGCTTTCGCGCTAAATCTTAATAGCTTTTTGAAATGTGATGTCTATAGGTTAACGAAAAAGCGCCTGTTCGGTTTTTTCCATCACGACGGGTGTAAGCTGACGCGCAGTTTGCTCAATCGTCTCACTGGTAGCCCCGACCACTTCTAAAGCAACGGCTACCAATGGGTTTTTTTTGACCGCCTCAAACCAGGTGCCGTGATTTTTTTCGACCTCGTTCTTTTTAGCTTCATCCTCCAAATAATGACTCATCTCTGATGATTCCGACATAATTTACGACTCACGAGACTATCAGGTGGTTGTCATCCCGAGCGTAGTCGAGGGATCCCTTTTTGCGAATTCGCGAGATGACTAACTGACAGCTTGTAGTTAAATTATTTTTTCTTCATCCCATCATACCATATTTTCGAGAAACAAAAAACGGTTCAATGATCTGGTATAAAACGTAACCCAGCTAATTGAACCGTGAACATTTAGATGTTCATTCATTTAGGCAATTCGATAATAACGATTACCTTGATGCTCATCAGATGACTTTATTCGCCCCCTCCCTCTTAGCTCGTATAAGGCACATCCAACTGAAACTTCCGACAAATGGAACTTAGCCGCTTTATCCAATATATCTTTATATGTTATGCCAGTGTCACCGGCGTCCTTAATTATCTTTAAGATAATTTTGCACCGGCCACCGGGAGTATGCAGTCGCCACAACAGTACCGCTTTTTCCAAAAGCATTTTACTCACTCCTTTGCTCCGGCTACTTTTTTCTTGAGTATATACATACCCAAGATAGGCAAAAAAATCCATAAAGCACAATAGAAAAGCGCTACAACTTCGCACTCCGTACGCGTCGGGTTTGACCCGACAAAAAAAACCATCAAATCCGGTGATACAAACTTTGCATCGATACTTGCTACTATAGCTACGCCAGCGCCGATAAAAGAAACAATACATAAAATAAGCAACGTTGTGCACATTGTCAACCAAAACGAACGACGATCCATGAGGCATCTGTAAAGACAAATTAACCCGAAAAAAATGACAGCGAAACTTATCCAAATAGCCAGCGGCAACATTAAAGTGTTTATCCACACATATCTGGCCACCGCCAAAACCTCAACTAATATCAGAGCACAAACAATCCGTACAAAAAACATTATTCGACCCATGTTCATCCCTCCTTTTTTTCGCTTGTTTTTTTGTTAAGCGGGCGCCAGTACAATATAAGCAACCCAATGAGCACTGCGAGATATCCTAAAAACCACAGAAAACATATAAGCTGAGTAGCGTCTTCGCCGACAAATAATTCTGTAAATGATGGTAAATGTTTAGGATATACAATTACCGAAACGCCAGCAAATAGTACCCCGCTAGTACATAAAAGACCCATTTGGCCAGCTGCAGTATACAACAAAAAAGATGAGTGACTCACCGACCTAATTACCAATGCCTCTACAAAAAAAACGCCGATGACATAGACAGCATAAAAAACCTGAGGTAATGCGTTTTCTTCAGAGAAAATTAGCGGCCACAAGAGCACTGCGATTATCAAAATTCCAAGCATCTTAACTACACCCGCACAAAAGCTTAGTAGCTCCATTTCTTTTCCTCCTTTTGAGTTTGAACACTTTTTTGATAACACAAATTGTCAAAACACGACTTCGTCACTAAATTCGCCTTTTGCAGGCGATATCTTGACCACTTAAAATAGCACGAAAGCACTACTTTGTAAACCCCTTAACCAGTAACTCCTCACTGACTAAAGGCAAGCGGTTTTAGCGCCTGGCTATAGGAAGCGAAGAAATTTCGCTTGGAGATTCTCCAAAAAGACATAACCACCGAGTAAATAATGCTTAATATATCAGCCCCTTTTTGCGTTTTAGAACCAAATGATTTTTTTCTTTTAATAACTAAATGTCGTAGTGCTCTTTCCGCCTTGTTATTGTCGGGTGGAATATTGGGTTTCAAAAGACAGACAAAATAGTATTCTTTTTGTTCCGTGAGCCGAGATTTAATTTGTCGTAACTTCTCTGGATCATTGGGATGAGGGCGGATAAACTTATCAAAAAGTTTCGTCAATTCTTTTGCTTCTTTTTCTCGTTCTTCTCTCACGAAAGGCCGCGCGTTAATTTGTCGAACTTTCTCATAGAGCGCTCTGAACTCGGCCGCTACTTTCTGGCAATGTTCTTGCTTAACCACCGTTAGAGTTGCTGAATTTTTTAAATCTCTGATTTTTCGATAAGGATGCGACCAGCAAAGAGCATGGTTGCCGGCAACGAAGGCATTTTTGTAAGCGCCGTAATCGTCCGTAACGCCAATGCCAGTAAAGTTTTCGCCCAGTATTCTTTTCACATTACCCTTGCCACGGCTTTGTCCAATAGAGTAAAGGACGTCCTCGGTATTAATTCCGCAAGCTGCCCAGTCAAAATTACCTTGCTTCCCTTGGAGTGTCGGCCACCCGGTTTCGTCCAGATGAACCGCTTCTGCTTGGCGGATACTCTCTTGAATAGCCAGATAGCCAGGTTCCAATTTAACAGCCTGACTTTCCAAAATATTAGCTATTTCTCCTTGGCTTAATTTTAAATGTAATACTCCTTCACTAAAATCAATAATTTGACTGTAGCTTAGTTGCTGGACTGTAAACTGAAAAACAATTAGTTGTCGAACGTTTTCTCCTAAAGTGGTTTTCTGTTTGGGTATTTCGACCGGAGCAATTCGCCGCAGACAATTGGTACAATAACCGGTTGTGATCCAATGTCGAGTAAGTCGCTTTAAGACCTTGAACCATTCTGCTGGCGGCAAAATATCTTCCGTGAAAAATTCTAAATGCTTTAACGCTGTTAATTCTGCTTGGCAATGGGGACAATTGCTCTTGTAATGATATTCTTCGTTAGTTACCTCTTCCTCTTTCGGATCCTCTCTACGATATGACGCTGGGTCCCGATCGATTTTCTTTGTTTGTCCACTCCCAGTAAAATGATCGTCATCTTTATCGTTCTTATCTTGTTTATTTTTCCCTTTGCCAAAGACCATTCGTTGCAATTCCTCGATTAACAGAAAAGCTTTTTCCAGTTTCAGTTTTAGCAACCGGTTTTCTTCCTCTAAAACAGCCACTTTTTTTCGTAGTTCGTAGTTTTCGTTTTTAAGTCTCGTTATGACTTGTTTTTGTCTTTGTTCTATTGTTTGTGGTCTTTTCCCTGTTTCCATACTTCCTATTATACCATATTTATTTTATGGAGGGGTCAGTGAGGAGTTACCTTAACCACCTCAATGATATACTCCAACAGCGCCCAAGACAACCAGCCGGCAACTTGTCCGAGAGGTAGCCACAAAAACGAAATGATGGCCGCGACAAATCCCAAAGCCATAATAATCGGTATCGTCCATAAAATCAAAACATTTACCACCGGCGAAATCAGTGATATTCGGCCAAACTGCCATAGCAACACCGGCGCGACCGCCAAATTAGCGCCGATCGTAGTCGTAGCTGACTGGCGGATAATGGCCAAGAGTTGACCCGAAAATTCGCGCAGGGCTTTTAGATTTCGGCCCCAAAAATTGACGGGTGTTTTCTTTGGAGAAACGTCGCGCTTAAGCCATTTCTTTTGCACACGACCAGCTGATGACTCAGACTCAATTTCTCGCAAAATTCCGAATTGCCGGCCAAAATAGCCAGACAGCCATTCTTTCAGCCGTTCTAAAACTTGATCCAAACGCGGGGTAAAGTAAACCAAACCAACTGTCGCCAGAAATGACAATTGAAAACCCACGTCAAAACGTAAAATATAGGGATTAATTGCCACCATAATCAGAGCCGTAATCACCAAAAGCCGCCGAACATCAGAAAGCCGTCCAAAAGAGGTGCTAAGCGCCGCGATCAACCCCATAATCGCCGCCCGCACCACCGAACCTGTCGCGCCGGTTAAAATCACAAATATAAAAAGCGCCGGTAAAATTAACATCCATGCCCAGCGCCGCGAAATATATAAATAAGGCGCGATTAAAAAAAATAAGCCGATAATAATCGTGATATTATAGCCGGAAATAGCCACGATATGAATGGTGCCAGTGTCGATAAACGACTGCTTTAGATACTCTGGCAGGCCGGAAGTTTCACCAAGCAAAAGTCCAGCCAGTAAACCACTATGCGGGGCTGGCAAAATTTTATTAATCTGAACAATAAATTTGTTCTTTATCGAAAACAATGCCTGTTTAACCTTTTCCGTGGCTGATAAATTTTGATTGATATAATTGACGGCCTCAATACTCTCCGGATAATAGCAAAGTGAGTAAATTCCATCTTTCGCCAAATACTTGTCATAAGCAAAGCCATTGATAACCTCCGGCTTTTTGAGCCGGCAATGCAAACGCAACCAATCACCATACCGAAAGCGCGGATAAAAATTCGCAGTTACCAGCAATTTGCCCCTTAAATCCTGATAACCGACAGTCTTGATGCTCCGAATATCACCCAACGTGTATTTAACTAGCCCCTCCCCGACCTCTGGCGGGCTTTGAACCTGGCCGATTAATATTAGTCCTTGGCCGTTGTAAGCGGCCAGCTCTTTCGCATCAGTCGCCGACCCGGCCAGAGTAGCTAAATCAAATCGCGCGTACCCCAAAAACAAAAAAATCACCGCAATAGTGATCCCGCGTAGCCACCATTTTTTTCGATTGAGTCCGTACGCAACTAAAAATCCCAACAGCAAAATGAATAAATAAAAAATATCAAAATCCAAAAAAGAGTGCAAACCAACGCCGAATAAAAAAGATAACGTAACCAAGTAAAACATTTTTTTAAGTCTTTGGTTGGCCCATAAACCAAGGACGTAAATCCGGCCCCGGATATAATTTCTTAAAATTAATCAAAAATATATAGGCGACGATATTGCGGTGTTCGGCCAAATTTAACTTATCCGCTGTATCAGGCACGCCGCGCCGCGGTATAAACCCATGCTCAAAATTAAATGAATCATTCAAATAATCTTGCAACTTTTCTTCGAGACCCGAATTTTCCACCTGACACAATTTATAACAAACGCCGATTTCCGCGATAATGTCCGGCGTAGTCCGGCGTTTAATCTCTTCTATTTCGGCCTCGAATATTTCCAAAATCCAACGATACGCAGAAACGTCCACGAACTGTTGATAATAATAAGACGCCCCGATAATAAAATGGGTCAAGCCGTAAATTCTGTTTCGATAACTAAATTTCTTGACTTGGCTAAATTGTTCTTGCAGACGCCTGCGCAAGTCAAGCACCTTAAGATAATGCAAATAATAAACGCTGTTAACGGCGCTGGTGGCATCGATCTTTAAATAATCAGGCGCTAACAAGCCGGCCTCAAAATTAACGCTCGAAAGATATTTTAAAACCTGATTATACTCACTTGAAAATATTTGATCAACGGAAAATGATTTCCATTCAAAGGCCGTTTTGAGCAAGCGTATTTGATACAAAAATAAAGGATGTTTTCGATAAAATTCCTGCCGCATCTTATGCCGATTATCTTTCGCCGGCAAACTTGTGCTGATTAAATCGTCAGCCAATAACGCCAGTCCTCCCTCATCATTTAAGTTTGATATTGATGGTAATAATTTCTGCAATTTGGCGGAAAATTTTAAGTAGACAGGCGAGATGTATTTGGATTCACCGGTTAAACGATACATTCTGACTGCAAAATGCGACTGATGGACATCATCTAAATTTTTAAATCCATCTACAAATTTTTTTTTGATTTGTCGGCAGATCTCTTGCGAAGTAGGCATGAAGTTGCATTACTTTTTTTGCTTTTTTAAATACGCTTCAATAAAAGCAGACAAATCACCGTCTAAAACATCCTGAACTTGCGAAGTCTCGTAATTTGTCCGGTGGTCTTTGACTAATTGATACGGCTGGAGGACATAAGAACGAATCTGGCTACCCCATTTCGCCTCGTGATATTCTCCGCGCAACTCGCGCTTGGTTTCGGCCTGTTTGGAATCTTCTAAAGTCTGCAACTTGGCGCGCAAAATCTGCAAGGCTCGCTCTTTATTTTGGTGCTGACTGCGTTCGGACTGGCAACTGACGCTGATTTTGGTCGGCAAATGGACAATCCGCACTGCCGAGTCCGTGGTGTTGACTGATTGCCCGCCTGGCCCGCTCGAGCGGAAAACGTCTATCCTTAAATCTTCTTCTTTGATGTCGACTTCCGCCAGTTCCCCCAGATCCGGCAAAACTTCCACCAGCGCAAAAGAAGTGTGCCGCATTGCCTCCCCGTCAAAAGGCGAAATTCGCACTAGCCGATGAGTCCCGGCCTCGCCTTTTAAATAACCATACACATAGCGCCCGGTGACTTCCAAAGTAACCGATTTGATGCCGGCTTCGCGGCCTCGCTGTTCATCCAAAATTTTGGAGGAAAAACCTTGGCGTTCAAAATACCGCAAGTACATGCGCAAGAGCATCTCAGCCCAATCCATGGCATCAACGCCGCCGGTGCCAGCGTGAATAGCTAAAATGGCCGGACGACTATCGTACTTGCCGGAAAAAAGAATCGCAAACTCTAATTTTTGATACAGCGCATGCAATTTTTGATACTGCTCCTCTATCTCGCGCGCCATGTCCTCGTCGCCGTGGTCTTCTTCTTCGACCTCAGCCTCGGCGGTAAACTCAACTAACTGATCGACGTTCTGCTTTAAGTTCTGCCAGCTTCCGACTTCCTCTTTGAGCCAGGATGCTTCTTGGCTGATCCGAGTCGCGCGCACCGTGTCCTGCCAAAAATCACTGAGGCCCATCTGCGACTCCAATTTTTGCAGTTCGCTATTTTTGCTCTCTAAATCAAAGATACCTCCAAGCCGACTTAAGGTCAGCTTGGAGTGCTTGCACGCTTTGCTTAATGGAATTGATAGTGAATGTCATTGCGAGGAGCGTAGCGACGAAGCAATCTCAAAACCACTTGGCCGCCAAATCACTAAAATTGGCATTCGCCCTAATAATTAAATTTAGTTTCTTTTGTCTTGAACCGGCCTTTATCTGCTTTTCTCTAGTAATAGCTTCAAAGGCACTAGGATAAATTTCGTAATAGACTAGCTTATCAATATTATACTTACTAGTAAAACCTTTGATAATTTTATTTTTGTGTTCGAATACTCGCCTTTCTAAATCATTGGTTATGCCTGTATACAAAACAGTATTTTTTTTATTAGTCATGATGTACGTGTAAAACTGTTTATCCTCATCCATGATGCAAAGATTGCTTCGTCGTTCGGGCCGCCGGGTAGCGACCCTCGCTCCTCGCAATGACAACCAACATTCACTTACCAGTTTATAACTCTTCGCGGTCCACCAACACCACCTCTTTTTCAAAAATCTCACCGGCCCGCGAAATTTTAATCGTCACCTTGGCGCCGGATTTATAATGCAAAAGCAACGACTGCAAACTTTGTTCCGTGGTGATTTTGCGGCCGTCAATTTCTAAAATAATGTCGTTTTCTTTGATGCCTGCTTTATCCGCCGGACTGCCGGGAATTACCGCCAATTCTTCTCTGGTTTCACCGCGCACTACGAGCGCTCCTTCCGTTAGCTTCATATTATTTTTCTTGGCGACATCCTCGTTTAACAAAATGTAACGAACCCCTAAAAACGGCCGGACAATTTTCCCATATTGTTTAACGCTGTCAATTATCAATTTAACTTGATCGACCGACAAAGCAAACCCGATATTTTCGCCTTCATAAGAAACAGCTGTGTTGACGCCAATCACCTCGCCTTTTAAATTCAACAGCGGCCCGCCGGAATTGCCGGAAGAAATAGCCGCGTCGGTTTGAATCGCTCCCTCAATCAATTCACTGCCGATTCCAACCCCACCGGCGGTCAGCGTCCGATTAATGCCGGATACTATACCGCGCGTTACTGTATTTTGATATTCGCCTAAAGTATTGCCGATGGCGATCACTGTCTGCCCGATTTGCACGCTCTCGGAATTTCCGAGCGGAATTGTGGGAAAATCCAAAGCCTCCTCCCCTGCTGGTTTAATTCGCAAAATGGCCAGATCCTGCACACTGTCGCGATCAATTACCTCGGCTGGATAAGTTTTGCCGGTGGAAAGCACGACACTGTAGTCAGCCTTAGTATTGGAAACAACATGCTTATTAGTTATGACCAAACCGCTCTTATCAACAATAAAACCGCTACCGGCTGATACTTGCCGCTTCTCTGGCTGTTGTGGCGTAGGAGACTGATCCTGATTCTGAGGCGTTTGACCAAAAGGCGTATCTCCAAAAGGATTAAAGAAAAAATCATTATAAAATTGCGACTGCGGCAAATTCTGAAGTTCCTGAGTGGCGATTACGC
>Ga0156538_124_pt1 | contig 2541 bp, 3 predicted proteins | sample RifOxyB2_FD_111933 | JGI IMG/M metagenome (GOLD analysis project Ga0156538, IMG submission 111933) | Candidatus Jacksonbacteria bacterium RIFOXYB2_FULL_44_15
TGTCCCCAGGTGCCAGTACAAGCTGAGCCTTGTGCTGGGTAAAAGGGCGGTTGTGTATTTGTCTCTGGTTGCCAGGTGCACGCGGCGCCAGCTGGGCAAACACAAACCATGCCATTGTAATGAGCAGTGCTGTCTACTTTAAGATCGATTCCGCCAGCGGCAAAAGTATTGCCAGTGGAAGTTTCGGTGTCTTGGTAGAAAGCGGTGGTCACGCCGGCCGCGATGGCGACGACAGCGGCGATGACGCTTAGACTAAGAAGAATTCTCTTCATAACGCTTTGTCCTTGCAGTCAATCGTTGCTTCCAACGACTGAGCGCAGGAGAAATTAGTTTTTCGTTTGATTCACTTTTAAAAATTTTTCGATTACTATCTGCCCAACTATTGTCATTCCGAGCGTAGTCGAGGAATCGCTTTTTTTATTTAAACAAGGCCTGCCTGCTAGCAGGGATCCCACCCAAAGGGTGATCAGCCTCTGGCTGGCCTCGACAAGCTCGGGATGACAGAAAACCACATTTACAAATTTGTATCGTCGTACCAGATGAGTCCAGTTTCAAATAAATATTGTGTTGGATTCCAGGCGGTCATGCCGGCTTCGTTCCAATCAGCAGTTAAGACCAGCCAGACTTTTTTATCTTTGAGATCAGTGCTCAGCTCCACATCACCATTTAGCGTAATGCTCCCATCAGCGCCAGAGACAGCAGTGTCAATTGTCTTTCCGCTAAACCATGGGTCAGTGCCGACGACCAGCGTGTAACTAGTACTGGCAGAGGGCGCATAGCCCTCAAAATCAAAATCAAAAGTCGGGTTTTTGGGGACAAAAGTCAAAATACCTTGAATATCATCAGCCTGGGTGATTTTCCAGTAATACGCATCATCTTTTTTCTCGATCTTGTTGTCTAAAACCACTTTGCCTTTTACCTGCTCAGCTTTTACCTCAATATCAAAAGTCATGATATCGCCCTGGGCCCAGTTGGTGGTTTCTTCGGCCATCTTATAGCTTTGCTCAACTTTCATTTTGCCGCCAGCCGGAATCAAGCCCAAATAAACGTAGTGGTCATAAGCGCTGGTATCTGGATTATAGTAAACGTCTTTGATGCTAACCTCATCATCGTAAATCGTTTGCCACCAAACTTCTGTTCCAGTCGCATCGAAAACGTGGACAATCAAATCATACTTAATCGCTTTGTCAATCTGATTATCCTCGGCAGTCGGGGTTGAGCAGGTTTTGGCGGCATTGTCCCAAGTGCCGTTTTCTTCTATACATTCCGGTTCGGTTTGAACGCCAGTGGAGAAAGCGGTTAAAGGATCGATAATTATGCGTTTGTAGACGTCAACCGGGTTGGCTGATGGGCCGGCATTTTGAACCTCAAAATTGATGTAGTCAGTGTAGCCGGGCTTCATGTCTTTTAAAGCAAATTGCTGGGACCAAGGGTTTTGATCATTGATCGAAATATCGATCGTGCCGACGGATAAGGTATTGCCAACTGATTTTTCGGTGTCAGAGAAGTAGGACGCGGTAATTCCGACGCTGGCCGCGGCGACGAGCATAATAATCGAAACACTTAATAGAATTTTTTTCATAGGCAAATAAAATAAGCCAACCACTTGACGTAAGTCGGCTCGAATTGATTATTAAAAAAGGGCGAAACTAGACGAGGGCAGTCTAGTTTTAAGACTTGCTCCATGCTGGCCTTAATAATTAAAAAAAGAGGGAATCCCTCCTAGATGATTTTTTGAGCTTTAAATTGAGTATACACTAAAGCCGCGGGAAAAGCAACTTTAACGAATGGGTTAATTGGTTAAAGTGAATAACCAATCTCCAAGATACAAGTATCCAAATAAATTACAATAATCAATAACCAAATAATTTGATTATTGGCTATTTGAAAATTGGTTATTATTTGGACACTTGGTTATTGTTTCTTGGAAAGTCGTGTTTAGAAATTAAAACAGTCGTTTGCGTTATAATACTGCTATTCGTTCAGTCAGTCCTTCAACAAAATGCACGCGGACCGAAACTAAGGCGATAATCAGGACGATTGCCATTAATGTTTGGAAAATAACCGGTTTATGCTGGATCTCGATGCGGACAAAAATATTGATGAATAATGCCAGCGTCAATAATCCAATGATGCCGACGAATGCCCAGCGCGAGGCGCGCAGTAAGGAGAGGGCGAGATTTAATAAACCGTGATCATTATTCGAGAAAACTTGAATTGTCGTCGGCGCGGCTGTCAACAGTTCTGGGTTAGGACTGGGCGGTGTCGTTGCCAGTTGATAGGCTGGCAGGCGGTTGGTCAAACCCTCGGTCGCAGTGGCGGCCGAATTTGCGAAGAATGGAGTTAGTGGCATTATTGCCGTTGATGTGGATGTGTTTGATGGCGTTGCGTCAGCTAACTTTATTGTTGCAGTGGCTGGTTCAAGCGAGGGTTGCGGACTCTCAAAAACGGCTGGTGAATCTAAAGCCAAAACAGCGGTTGAACTGGCTGAACTGTCTGTTCCAGCCATGGTTACTGTTGGCGTGGCAGGGATCAAAACTG